>Ga0180931_1085_pt1 | contig 5412 bp, 6 predicted proteins | sample Deesub1362A_J573_FD_124192 | JGI IMG/M metagenome (GOLD analysis project Ga0180931, IMG submission 124192) | Archaeoglobus sp. JdFR-23 | reverse complement strand
CTTCTCTAGCGACTTTTTTCCTTATAGCTTCTGTTTTCACTAATTCACCAATAAATAATTGGAGATTGTAGATTTACTGTTTTACTATTTGCTTGTATAACTCTATTGTTTTTTGGGCTATCTTATCCCATGTAAACTCTTCTAAAACTCTTTTTCTGCCATTTTTTCCAAGCCACTTCCTTTTTTCTGGGTTTTCTAAAGCGCTGTTAATGCCCCAAGCGATGTCTGAGGGGTTGTTTGGATCTATGTGAAAACCGCATTGTTCTTCGCCACAACAGATAACTATTTCTCGCATGCCGCTGACGCCTGCTGCGCCTACAACTACGGGGCGTTCCATACTCATTGCTTCTAAGGCAACAATTCCGAAAGGCTCGTATAGGCTTGGAAAAACTGCTATGTCACATGCCGCGTAATGTGAAATGCGCTCTTCTTCGGATATGAAATTAAAGTTGAGTTTTACAGCATCTTGGAGCCTCATTATCCTGATCAGGTTAACCAGGTATTCTTGAAGATCTCCAACACCCACAATTACTAGTTTTGCTTGAGGATGTTTTTGCAGGACGTGCGGCATAGCCATGATCAATTTATCGACACCTTTGACTCCTACAAGCCTTCCTAGAAACAGAATCATAAGTTCGTCTTCTTTTATTTCGTAGGATTCTCTTATCTTCTTAATGTTTTCTTGGTTTACGTTCTCAGGGTTGTACTTTTGGGGGTCAACACCATTGTAACATACTTGGATTTTTTCTTTTGGAAATCCAAGTTTTATAAGTTCATCTTTCATGGCGTAAGAAACTGTTACGATTAAATCTGCAGCTTTTGCTCCATGGAGCTCGATGTTGCTTACAACTTCAGAGCCGTTACCGAGTGTTCGTCCTTTTTCTGTTGAATGGACGTGAAACGCAAGGGGTAGCTTGCTTTCTTTTTTGATGGTTATTCCGCTAATCGCTGAAAGCCAGTCATGGGCAATAACCATGTCATATTTGAAGTGTTCTTTTCTGATAAGCTCGTTTACGAGTTTTGAAGCACTTAAGTAATTGTACACTAGGATCTTTGAAAAGAGTTGTATGCCTCTGCCCCATTTTTTAATATCTTCAGCTAACACGTCTGGCAGCGAATCAGAGATATCGATGTGAAGAGGGCGGTGAATTTCTATACCTCTCCAGATTTCCCTAGTTGGAAGACTACCTTCATCATCGTTCATCGTGAAAACCGTGACGTCATGGTCCATTAGAACGAATTTCCGAGTAATTTCCGCAGCATATGTACCTAAACCACCAACGATTTTCGGTGGATATTCATAGACTAACACAGCCATTTTCATTATGTTCACCCTTAAAGATGTGGGTTAATGCTTAATAAATCAAGCTTTATTTATGTTTCCTAAGCTGCCTTCAATTACAAGAGTTAGAAGATGCTAATTCAAAATCTATTTCTTTGCTATAACCACATAGCGGCTTGAAAGTTTTCCATTAATTTCTTTTTCTAATTTTTTTAAAGTGTATCTTTTGAATTTCTTGAAAAACTGTTTTATTTCCTTTTCGTCGGTAAAATGGTGTAAAACTCCCTTTTCAATTCCTTCGTCCATCATATATGTGTTCTTTTCTATTTCTGTACCTTTTCTATAAATGTAGGTCCTCTTTGTTAAGAAATTTACGAGTAGAAGTCCTTCTTTTTTAAGTATCCTCCAGATTTCGATAATTGTTCTCTGGATTCCTTCGATTTTTTGATGATAAATTGTATTAATACAAATAGCAGCATCAAAGGAATCATTAGCGTATGGTAGAAAATTCATGTCGCATCTTATCAGATTACACTTCAGTTTTTGTTGCTTAAGTCTCTCTCTTGTTATTTTTAATCCCATTTTGGAGATATCTATTCCGTAGGTGTCAAATTTGCGCTTTTTGAAATAGATTAGGTGTCTACCGGCACCGCAACCTACATCTAAGATTCTAGATTTCTTAATTTTCAGTAGTGCAATGAATTCAGCTACAATGTTTTCAGGTTCCTCTTTGCTGTAGTTCTTATCTGTTAATATGTCGTCCCATTTCACTGGCAAGTTTCTTCCACATTCACTTTTGTGCTTTGGAAGTTATAAGTATGTCTAGAATGCCATTCCTCTCTGAAGAGAATGTGAAAACTCTATTAAGGTATAAGTTATAAAATAGAGGGTGGAGTGCAATAAAATGAGTTTATCTCCTGTTAAACGTTTAATTCTTGAAACCATGTGGGCTCTTGAAAAACCTACTAAAGCAACTGAAATAGCGAAAAAGGCTGGGCTTAAGTTTCCACCAGTTATGATGCATATAATTGGGCTTTCCCGTATGGGTTATGTGTTTTCTCCTCAAAAAGGACATTATGCGATAACCGAAAAGGGAAAAGGAATATTGGGCTTTCCAGAAATAGATAAAAAAACGGCGAATAGAATTTTAGATTATTTGCCTATGGAAAAAGCTTTTCACTTTTATGTAGACTTTGGGAAGCCTTTAGATGTTCACGCAACAAGTCTTCCAGACTTTTGTGAAAAAATAATGAAAGTGGATTTGAACTCTATAGAGTTTCACATTAACCGCGGTGACTTTGAGGCCTGGTTTATGGGGCTTGGTGATATCGAATTAGCTAGGAAAATACTGCTTGTTAAAGAGCAGAAAATTCCTCTAGAAGATTTGCGGAAAAAACTTTACGAAATTATAAAGAACCGATGTAATGAATTGGATAAAATAAGAAAACGGTAAACTTGGGTTTACGCTGGTTTAAAGCGTTCTTTAAGTTTTTCTAGGACTAGCTGTAAAGTCGTGTATTCCATCTCCTGAGGGTTTAAACGAGCAGGTTCAAACTCTCCCATCCTTCTGAATACAACAGCTTGTTTTATAGCCTCTTTTCGTGCCAAAGAAAATGCTGGATCGTCAAATAAATCAGCAATCATTGGCTTTCCGTCATCGTCGTTTGCGATTTTTCCGTTTACAACCTGAAAACCTAGTGCGACAATTCGAGGGGGGCCATCGAAAACCGTACATTTCGCATCTTTTAATCCTACTGGCATTATAGGTCCCCAGTGACTCCCCCTCATCCATCCTTCAACAAAATAACTATGCATGAAAGGCACAAGAATTTCGCCTACTGCTGGAAGTCCGTGCTGTGCGCGTATTATCATAACAGGATCATCTTTTCCGATGTATTTTCCTGCAATTTGTGAAAGTCTAGTAATGCTTCCTGAAGCGCATATCATGTTGTCTCTTGCTCTCCAAATACGGGAAATCATGTACTTTTGCACTGTTCCAATGAGGGCAATTAGTTCATACATTTCTTCAGGACATTTTAGTACAACTTTCTTGTTTTCTAAAGTGTCCATTACTTCAAATTTGAAGCCTCCAGCCATGTTAGGATCTATAACAAGTCCTGCAGTATTCATAGGATCTGCAAAAATTTTGAAAAGTGGATAGTTAAACGCACCCCCTGAAGTCTTGTCTGCTGCTAATATTACGATGGGATCTGAACCTCTTTCTTCTATTTCCATCTCTGCAACGCCAGGTCCCATTCCACGGATGTTTCCGCTAAAGGCTGTCTTTAAAAGGTCTTGCCCTGCACCGTAAAGTTTCATCTCTAAGGCTTTGTTAGCTGCTTCTTGGAAAGCATTCCATGCTAGTTTATGGATTTCCGGGTTTGACTCTCCTTTTTCATGAACCATAAGAAGTTCTAAGTCGTCTCCAACGTTGAAAACGTAATAGCTGTTTATCAAGCATTCTTCCTTTGCCTTCTCTAGGTTTTTCTTGGCTATGTTGAGAAGAGGTGTTGGAACGACATGGTGACCGGCTAATGAGCCTACATCACATTTAAGAAGTGAAATTGTGGTTTTATTTGGCATATTATTATCCCCTGTTAACATCCCTTGCTTAGCTAGAGTTTACTCTGTAATGCTTTTAAAATTTCTGAAAGAAACCTTGTAAAAGAAATTGTGAAATAATAAAAAAGTATAATAATTGAGAGATGGAGGTTTGTGCTTGAAGAAGATGCGTGTTTTTTCTGTGAAAATGCCTGAAGAAGTCTACAAGGAATTGGTTTTGCGGGTTCCGGAAGGCGAGCGAAGTAATTTTGTTCGTAATGCAATAATTGAGAAGTTAGAGAAAACTCCTAAACCAGATAAAATTTTGGAATTAGAGAAAAGGGTTAATAGAGTGGAAAGCGAGCTTTCGGCCATTAGGAAGTATCTTGCAGATTTGGAGCTTTTAACTTATGGTCAAGAAAAAGTGAACCCTCACACGTTTTGCATAGATGAGTTAGATCATAAAATAGTGGATTATCTCCTTCATTATAAAGGTGCAACTACGCCTGAATTGGCAGAATATCTTAAGACCAATAGGTGGCTTATTTTGAATAGGCTTAGAAGAATAGCTAAACTGTCTAAAAGGCAGCTTGGAAGGCCTATCGTGAAATATTATGCAGGCGAAAAAAGTGGAAAGAAGAGGGCTTGGTGGATAAATGAAGAAATAATGGAGGTTTAATGGGTATAAAGTCTAATCGATAGCTGTAACCGTTCTATGTGGTTTACCAAAGTGAAACAGTAACTGTTAATTCTGGGGCAAGATTCCTAATTTAATAATAATTTAATAAGAAGGGGCCCGTAGCCCAGTTTGGATTAAGGCACCGGCCTCCGGATAATTAAAAGGAAGAAAGCCGGAGAACGGGGGTTCAAATCCCCTCGGGCCCGCCAAAATTATCAGCGTTCAAACATGATCGGTTTGGTGGGAAAGTGGTAAAAGTTTTAAATGGTTAAGTGTTTAAATGCAGTTGATGTACATGTCAGTTAACGTAAAACGTCTTCTCTTGGATGCCCTTAAACCACGGGAACTGTCTATTGTCGAATTGGCAAGAGCTGTGGGGGCTGTTGAAGGGGTGGAAGAAGTTAACATTATTGTTAGTGAAGTAGANTCTGAAACCGAAACTATTAAGTTAACAGTGAANGGACCTAAAATTAACTATGAGTTGGTTTCAAATGTTTTAGAGAAATATGGGATTTCCATAAGAGGAGTGGATGAGATAAAAGTAGCTAAACCCTAACTCTTACTGGGTTTTGTTGTGTTTAGATCCACATTTGAATTATGAAACCAACTATGAAGGCTAGTGCTCCAAAAACCACCATTCTTGATCCTTTTATGAGAGGGTTTTGCTTACTTAGCCTTCCTAAGTATGTTCCTGCCGTGAAAAGAATTGTGAGAGCTAATATTACCGAAATCCACGAAGCTACAGTTCTGTCCAAAATTTGTAGGGTTGCTAGAAGTATAGGAATTAGTATTATGCTGCAGCACATGAGTGGTGTTAAGAAGTTGAAAAATGCAATGATCATGGCGTATGACTTGTAATTTTTAGTTATCACAGTATTGTCAAGTTTCCTGAAAAGGGCTTTTTCAAGAT
>Ga0180931_1069_pt1 | contig 16022 bp, 30 predicted proteins | sample Deesub1362A_J573_FD_124192 | JGI IMG/M metagenome (GOLD analysis project Ga0180931, IMG submission 124192) | Archaeoglobus sp. JdFR-23 | reverse complement strand
AAATTCCGTGTAAGCGCCTCTCTGAAACTCCAGCCCTATGCTTACACCTTTCGGACCGTAGAGGTCTATCTTTGTAACTGCTGGCCTTACCGGAGACCTCTGGTAGGCTAAACCAAAAGCTGCTCCAGTTGCCAGAGCTGTCCCAAGCTCTATTCCAAATTCTGCTGGATGCTCAACTGCCTTCTTTGCTCCTACAGGTCTTAGTATCTCCCTTGTAGTTGTTGGTACCTTGTAGACTGATTTTTCTGGAGATGGAGCAATTCCAGTTCTTATTGCGGCCTCAGTCAATCCTGCTCCCTGCAGTATCTCGGAGCCAAGGAGAAATGGGAAGCCTATAAAACCTGCAACACCACTCTCCACAGCTTCGCCAACTTTTACACCATGAACTTCAAAAGTTTCAAGTGGTAGGACTCCTGTTATACCCTTTTGTAGCTTCTCGGTAAATTTCCCTAGGGAGTATCCAGCTTCATACAATGCTGAATGCTCTCTATACCATTTCTCTCCAAGATAAGCCTCTTCGAGCTTTTCTGGAAAAGCTTCAACTCCCAGTTTTACAGTGGGAGAGAGTTCTTCAAACATCTCTGCCTTCGTTTTCAGTTCAGATGTCTCCGCTGCTATGCTGGAATACTTCTCTTCCAGCCCTACATGTATTCTCTCAAGTTCAGAGTATTCTTTGTCGAGCTTCTCTTGGTAATCTCTTAGTTTTTCCAACACCTCTTCAGGACCTGTGAAAATTAGCTGTCCTGGTTCAGCTTCTTTTAGCCATCCTTTCTCCTTGTAAGCTTGGACAAGGGCCATGTATTCTGATCTCAGTGTGTTATATTCGCTGACCTCTCTTCTGTATTCTTCTAAGGACTTAGAACCCACAACATCCGAATACTCTTTACTCAGTTTTTCCTCATATGACTTTAATCTTTGTAATGCCTCCTCTGGACCTGTAAAGATGAGTTGTCCTGGTTCGGCCTCTCTCAACCAACCTTTTTCTTTTGAGGTTTGGATTAGTGATTCGTACTGTGACTTTATCTCACCATATTCACTCAATTTCTGCTCGTACAGCTTTGCCTCACTTTCATACTCAGCGATTTTCGGTTCAAGAGATTCAGCTCTCTCCTTTAATATATCTGTGGCTGTTTTTTGGGTAGCCCATTGTTTAAAGCTTTCAAACTGGCTTATCAACCATGGAAAGATTAGTGGGGCTTTTTGAGGAACAGAATCAAGACTCATTCTCACATATTCGGGCTCAGGGCGCTCAGGAGGTTCAGCGGTGAATTTCTTCCAGAACAGCTCCTGCATTGATGGGGCCTGAATGTCGATGTTGGAGGCTGCTGGTGACTGAGGTTGTGTTACAGAAGTCTCGCGTATAGATTCGAAAGTGGGATTTCTGATCGGCTTTCTAACCTCCGGCTGGGAGTAGATTCTCTGATATTCTTCTCTGTACATCTCCCTCGTCGACGGAGCTTGAATGTCGATGTTAGGCGCCGGCCCCTGTTGCTGCTGCTGTTGCTGCTGTCTCTGATAAACGGCAATTATGGCATCTGCGGATGACATTTATCCACCACCTCCTGTCAGAACCCCCCACACGATGCTGAAGCCAATAGCACCGCCCATTAGGACTATGAGGCCGAGAATTGCGTAGGCTGCAACCTTTGCCACTCCACCTCTGTAGTCCTCTGCAATCTCTGCAATCTTCTCGTCAACCATCGCCTTGATCTCTTGCGGATACATGGGGTAGAAATAGCGCTCAAGGCTGTTCATGTCGATGAGAGTAAGAGCTTTTGCCGCAACGCTCTCGAGGCTGAGGATGTTTAGAGAGTCGGAGATTGTTCTGAGGAGCTGTGCCGTAACTTTTCTGTTCTCCTTCTCTCCCTTCTTCCCTGAGAGCGAGTTTGCATATTCCTCCACTCTGTCGTATGCCTCTCTGAGTTTGCTGATTGTACGCGAATCGAGGCTGAGAGCATCGAGGTCGCTTTTGTCGTAAACTCCGTATCTGATGAGGAGAGAAGCATCCTGAACAATTGGCTCGAGGATCTTCAGCTTGTCCTTTGCATCGTTTATGCGATCAAAGAAGAGCTTTAAGTCGGCGTAATCCTTCACACCGTACTTTGCAAGCTCTTCGAGGGCTGATAGCATCTCTGGGTTGAGAAGTACACCCCATGCATCGTAAACCACTGCCACCTGCACTCCGGCGAAGTTGTAGTAAACCGGTTCTTTGGGCAGCCAGGCGGCATTTTTGACAATCTCGAGCGATTTGTAGTCAGCACTCATGAACTTCATGCGGCCGTTTCTGCCGAGAACGACGAGCATGTCCCTCTGCAGGATTCTGCTTATGATGTATGGCAGAACTGGCAGGGACAGGAAGAAGTAAACGGCCACCACAGCGAAGAAAAGCATTCCGAAGAGGAGCATGAAGATAAGAGTGATGCCGTCCACAATATCACCCTCTTCCGAACATCTTCCCTACTTTGGCCGAGATCCCCTTCGACGGTTCCTTTTCAGATGACTCGATGGACTCGAGGCGTTTGATTTCCGTCGCCTGGAGCTCTCTTTCTCCTCTATGGATCGATTTTGGAAGGAGGATCTTGTTAACGAGGAATTCAACCTGCATTTCTTCAAAAAAGTCGTCCATCGTCCGTTTATCTGAGCAGGTCCATCCCCATATTCTCAGGATCTGGCGCACATCTCTTCGGTATGATTTGAGGACCTGTGGGGAGGGGATGAATGTCAGCTCCACATGTCTGGTTAATAGCCCCCAGAACTCGCGCTTGACTTCTGGAGGCACTTCATCGAGTTCGAGCATTGCGAGCTTGTGCTTTTCATATGACGGTAGATACTGGATAATCTGCTTATCAGCCATTTTTTACCTCCTCCTCATTTCTTCCTCCTCTTCACCGCTCCTCACCCTAACTTTCCCCACTCTTGCACTCTCCCTCAGGATTTCGAGAATGGAGAGGAAGCACAGCAGCAGCATCAACGAGCAGAGAAACCAGAAGAAGTAGACAAACTCTGGATAGCTCAGCACTTTGTAGGCGTAGTATGTTGTGTTTCCGGAGACATAGGTGTAATCAACAACTGAGTACTCGACTGCAGAGCTGTGGACTGCGAGGATTACATAGAGGATAGCTGCTATGATGGATGTAATAGTGGTAGTCCTTGTGTGAACGAGAGCGAGAATCGTGAACGCTGCTGCTAGGCCAATTGTTATAAAAAAAGGGTGTAGTGCATCGCTGCACCTCCCTGTTACCTTCTCACGAGGAAGCCTGCGACGAGTATCGTCAGTATGAAGCCTGCGACGAGTACGATGATTCCAGTCGACATCAAGTTAAAGGCTGAGAAGACGTTGTTCACGACATTTGTGATGAGAGTCTGCGTTTGATTGTCAAGCCCAGTCGGTAGAGAGCCCTGTACATTTCCGATTATGATGGCTCCAAAGATTACCGCGAGGGCAACTGCTATGACTGTGACTGCCGTGCCCACAGCTGCAGCATATGCCTTGTCGTCCATTCCTAGTCCAACGACGTGTATCTTCGCCCTGATGAAGTTCTGCACTCTCTCCACTCTTACGACCATCAGCAGGCAGAAGTACGCTGTTGCCACCACCACCAACACTTCGTATACGGGGGCTGCTACCGCCTCCAGCATTTCTAACACACCCACCAGGCTTTTCCAAAAATAGTGGGATTTATCCTTTAAAAATTATAAAGCGGGTGTTTCGAAAGGTTTGTTTCGAAAGTCTTGTTATCGCATCTGTAGCATAAGCCCAATCCGCAATGCCAGTCGTAATATGCGATTACTGTCCAGTTTTCTCCATACTTGCTGTTGCAATATTCCTCAAATTTTGTGGATATGTCCTCCTGTATGTGGTATACTACTAGGAAAGAAAGAGTGATGAAAAAGACCAGCACCAAATTCGATCTCTCAGTCATGAAAAATGTACTACCACAACTTCCTTGCGGCGGAGTTTGTCGAAGCGGAATTTTCCGAAACCGTCTCTTTCGATGATTGCCTCCCCCACATCCAGAAAGAGAGGGAGGCGTTTGTTGATCAGGCTGTTGTTTGGAACTCTCGCTCCCTTCATCAAAATGCGGTACTGCATTTTAGTGCGAATGCGGGAATCGACATCCGTGTGCGAGTGGGCGCTGTAGTACATGCTTATGTTTCTTTTTCTTAAATCTTTGACACTGTCCTTAAGCCACGCCTGAAGATGCCATCTCAGCCCGCTCGGGTTTTCAGGAAACAGTTCGTCGGCCTCATCAAAAAACAGGCTTATGAATCTGTTATCCTTTCGCTTCAGCACTTCGTAAATGGTTTCGAACCACCAGACAGTGGAGTCGACATCTATGTCGTTTAGCTGCCTCATTGAGATTGCCGCCCTTCTTGCTATCATCTCTTTTAAATTGTCTCCTAGCTGATAGGTCGTCGGCTCATATACGACATTGAACTCGTTGAGGTTGTTTAGGACGTCCCTGATGTCTTCGTATTTTATTACCCTGACTTTGAGTTCTTCTCCGGACTCGGTTGTGAAGTAGGGGTCATCATCTGCGTGGACAAAGACTCTCACTTTTCCTGGGTACCACGTCCACATGTCAACTGTTCGCCCCCTCCAGATCACTGGCTCCTTCTGCCAGTTTGTAAAGTCGTATGTGCAGACAATGCGTGAGGCGATCTTGAGCATGAGAGTGGTTTTGGCTGAGCCCTTTGAGCCGTATATTTCCACGGTGGTACCCCTGAAATCTGGGTTGTGCATGGTGATCTCCTTGTAGAGGCGGAGAGCCATTGCGTCACTGAGACTTTTCACCGTCGCTGCCATAATCACACCTCACCTGTCTATTCCTCTACCGGAAGAACATCTATGCGATCCACGTTAAGAACCTCGCTGACGAACTCGAGGATGTTGTTCTTGACGAGTTCTCTGATCAGTTTCGCTCTCAAGCGGGCAAGTTTGCTCCAGGCAAGCTTCCAGCCTCCTCCCTGTCTTGAATAAACCTGTAGGGCCTCATCCCACTCCCGCCAATATTCCTCTGCCTGCTGCTCAGTGATGGCGTCGAGGGAGAAGAGAGTTGCAATGTAGTTCTCGCACTCTCTGAAGAAGCTGCTGACATCAACGGCATGGCTGTAGTTCGCCATCTCAATGCTGCTGAGTTTTCGGAGAAGTTCTTCACTTCCCATCGTAAATAGTAGGAATGAGCATATAAAAACCCCTAAGCGGGTACCCCCTCCCTCCCTTATAGAAATAAATAGGAATTAATTAGGGGGCTGGAAATGTTGTTCCCACCCGGGCCGAGGGTGCGGTCTCCTCTGTAAAGGCCACGATGCGGTGGCGGTTTCTTTTTTAAAAATGGGGTAGAATTCGGATTTTCTTAAAAAAGCGTTATTTCCTGAATTAAGAGATATAAGATAATTTTGAAATTAGGGTGAAAGAGTGTCTCGAAAGGACTTCCTTTTGAAAAAAGAGGAGGGGCTAATCTCTTCCATCCTGAAGCAGTACTTCAAGCTTTTGAAGAGTGCGGTGGATAGTTGAGACTGGTATGTTCGTAGCTTCGCTTATCTCTCTCAGGCTCATACCCTGCTTGCGCATGTTGTGGATCTTCCATACTATATCGGTAGGTTCTATCTTCAGATGGCCATCTACCCTCTTGGTTTTGAAGAGCTTTGGTGGCCTGCCAACGTGATAGCCCTCGCACTTTGCCTGCTCCATTCCCATCCTTACCCTTTCGCTTATCTGTTCTGATTCAAGCTGGGCGATAGAGGCCATGAGGTTCAAGAAGAAGCGCCCCATCGCTGATGATGTGTCAACGGATTCGTGGACGAGTGCGAGATGCTTTTTGTTACGCTGGATTTCGTCAAGGAAAGAAATGAAGTTGCGGAGGTTGCGGTGAAGGCGGTCAAGCTTGATTGCGACGCATACATCCCAGTGCTTGATGTCACGCATCATGCTCCTGTATCCGGGTCGGTTTGTGTCTCTACCAGTGTATCCTTCGTCTATGTAGACATTGTATATCCGCCAGCCCTTTGAGGAACAGAAGGATTTAAGGCGTTCGAGTTGGGCGGCGATGCTGAATCCCTCTTTCGCCTGTTCGTCTGTTGAAACTCTGATGTAGAGAGCTGCCTTCATTGGTATAAGTTAGTTTGAGAGAATAAAAAGGGTGGAGCGGGTTAGGAAGTCAGAGCCGCCTTGTCGCATCTTCTGAATTTCCCTTATCTACCACTGTGATAGTGCTGTAGATTAGAATCATAAAAATAAATTAAAAACTTAAAATAGCATAGTTGGTAGCATGATCTACTTGAGCCGGAAAAAGAATTGGCAGGAAAACACAATTTTAGTAACTTTTATATATAGTTTAGAGTTAAGTAAAGATGGTGATTGTGATGAAATATGAGAAAAAGGAGATAGTTTCTATTTTGGAGGAAATTGCTAGCGAACTCCGGTCTGATCCCAATCTACGAGAGCTATCGGAGGAGTATCAAAGGAGATACGGCATGTTGACAGAGGAGGATCTGAAAAAAGTTTTTACAATTTAAATAGATTTAAATATGGTTGATAATATTGTTCACGAATTTTCTAAAGAAAATTTGCAAATCTACATAGGGAACAGTTTGAGAAGCCAGTATCTCACCAAATATCTTAGCGAGATAGGGGCTAAGACTTTCGTCGTTGAGGAGAGATACGTAGACAAGGACTACATGATAGACTACCAGAAATTTTACTCTAGATCTTTCAAGGAAATAAGTAAATTTACGACGCGCATTCATTTCTTTTCGGAAGATTTCTCATTAGAGACTTTTTATAAATCATTGGAAACAAACCAAGTTGATTATTTAAAGTCTTCATACCTCGGTTTCGTGGTTGTTAGACCGATTAAATCATCTAACGATCAGCCACTTATAGGTAGAACCGTCTTGAAAACATACCCGCTGGTTGATGGAGATGAAAAACGCTTTTTCGTTACTGCTAGCTACACGGCCTCACTTTTTGGCGTTCCATTGGTAATAGAGTCCCTTCCGTACCAAGAGCAAGATCAAGGAGTTAGTGCGTGTGCTACGATTGCTCTGTGGTCTGCACTTAACCCCTTGAGCGGCATTTTTGGGACGATCCGACATTCACCTGCAGAAATCACCGAGGTAGCCACTTCGTTTCCTAGCCCATACAGAGCTTTTCCATCTAGTGGCCTCACCTGGGAGCAAATGATAAATTACGTTAGATCGATAGGTCTTGACATAGAAGTCATAGGTGCTGAAAGCGGTAATATTATAACTACAGCGGTAAAAGCATACCTGAATGCGGGACTCCCTCTTGTTGCAGCCCTCGTTCTAAAAAGACGACGAGAAATGTCTCGCCATGCGGTAGTCATAAGTGGCTACAGATGTGACCGTAAAAGAAGGGTGAAGGAGCTATATGTCCACGATGACCAAATAGGCCCCTATAGCAGAGTTACGCCTCGTGATGATTCGTTCCAAGAATGGGAAAATGAGTGGCTCCAAATGGGCTATGACAGCGTAAAAGTTGAAAAATTGCTAGTACCTGTATATCCGAAAATTAGGCTAACGTTCCCACGAATATACGCGTACTACCGTGAATTTAAAAAGAAGATTGAAAAACGAGAACTGGACATCGATTTGGAGTTGTTCTTGACTTGGATAGAAAAATATAAAGAATATTTATTAAGTAAAAATATTAATAATAAAATAAAAGTACTAACCATTCCGATGCCTAAATACATGTGGGTAGTTAGAGCGTACTACGACGATGAACCTGTTTTTGATGATGTTTTTGACGGAACGTCGGTTTATCTCCAACACTTGCTGACGGTTAAGTATATCTAAAATTAGCGGATGACGATCTTAGGCCTGTGACGGCTTGTTATGCGGTAAAGGGCTTCAATTGCTATGTAGTTGGCCGTCTGCTTGTTGGTTATCTGTTCCGCGATGGTGAAAACTTCGTTGAAGGTGAAATGACGTTTTTCGAGTAGGATTGAGACCAAGAGGTTGATTTTTGTCATAGTTTCACTTCGGTGGAGTTGGAGGAGCAATGGTCAACCAGAATCACCTCTTACGGCCCTTCTGAAGGATGTGTGCTATGTCCGGTGGCAGGCTCAGACTAAACTCGTATTTGCCGAGCTTACCGAAGAAATCTCTGAATCTTGCGTAGCTGAAGTTGAAGACCAAACGGACTGTGTTCTTGCGGGGATATAGCTTCACGAAAGCGATATGTGGATATACTTGCACAGCTTCATCATCAGCTTTGAACTCCAGTGAAGTAGCTAAGCATAGATGGCAAGAGAAGCCATAACTTGTTTCCTTCAACTCCAATATTTTGAAGTTCCTTCTATCTATCCCAAACAGCTCTTCAGCTGTCTTCAAAACAATCCACATAACAAGCTCATCCATCCTCAACACCCCATCCAGATTTCATGATGTTGTCCATGGCAGACATAATTTCCTGGACAAGGTTCGGATTCGTTTTATTCTCTATATTCTCGCCAGCAAAGAGTGACAAAACCCTGTCCAGTAGAGTAACGAAGAAAGTGAACATGCGGTAGAATTTCTGTGATTGGGAGAGATCTGCATTTACAAGAGCTTCAAGATGGTCGATGCGGGTATGGAGGTTCTGGATCATTGATTTAAGTTCAGAGCTGATGCCATCATTGACACCAGAACCGATTCTCTTTAAGCCCTCGAGGACTTCGTGATCGTTCAGAGCTTCAACCATCCTCTTGAATTTGGATCCTTTCTCGATTGAGTCTTCAGTTTCATCGTTTTCGAATTCGAGCTCAGCTTCTGTTTTCAGGGATTTGTCGATGAACCAGCCCAAGTCGTTGATGTAGAATTTACCGTATTTCTCCTCAGCGTTGTGGATGATACCGTCTGGGTCGATATAACTTACCTCGGGTTTGTTTATTTTCTTCACTTCCTTCTTTTTGGCTTTTGGGCTGATGGGGTTCTCGCCAGCCCAGCCCCTGTCGATGATGTTGATGGAGATGTTAAGAGTGGAACCGAGGGCGTGGGCGAAATGTTCGGCAGCTTTCTGGATGTAATCCTCGAGTCTTTGCTTGAGATCAGATGGATTCTCGGGAAAGTCGTCGAAGGAGATAAGGAAGGAGTTCTTAAACATGGGTGAGACGATTATTGTTCGCTTGGTGAGTTCGATTTTCAGTTCTGGGTAGTCTGTGTGGGCGAAGATGTAGGATTCCCAACCCCTTCTCTTCACGGTTTTGATGAGTCTCCAGCCGTACTTTCTGGAGAGTTCGGATTTCAGCATGGGGATGTTCACATTTTCAAGGTGAAAGTTCACCATCAGGAAGATGCGCTGGAAGCCGTGAACGCGGAAATAGCCGTTGTCAGCGGGCGGGATAGGGGTGGCATCGAAAGGTGAAATTTCACCATTTAGCATTCCATAAAATTTGGAGTCAACCTCATACTTGCGAGGTCTGGAGGGTATTCTGCGGAGTATTCCGAGTTTTTCAAGCTTGTTTATCCTCTTTGTTATTGTGCTCCTGTCGAGGTTTAGGATTTTAGCTATTGTCCTGTGTGCTATTTGTCCGTTGTTTCTGGAGATAAGAGAGATGATTTTTGGAGTTATTTTGTCTTTACCTTTCTTTATTTTGTGTAGTAGGGAGGCCCATGATAGGGGTACTTCACATTTCGGTGATGCTAAAGGTGAAGGTTGGGATAGGGGTATTTCACCTTTATGTGAACCCCTATTCTTTCGGCCTCTTTTTGTGATCTGAGGTTTCTGAGGCGTTTTTGTTTCACATTCATTGGTTGAAATAAAATCGGAAAGTGACGGTTTAAGGTGACATTTCACATACCCGTATCCACTGTCACCTTTTGGTGAGTTTATAAGATTCATAGAATTGCTGGAATAAGAATCTGAAACCAAAAAAATAAGGATTAAACCGTTATGCTGCTCTTCACGAATAGGTAGGCCTATAAGATGCCATTTAATTGTTGGGACGGACTGGCCGGTGAGCTGGGCTAACTCCTCCAAGGTGCGGGGTTTTTCCTGCAGGAGCTGGAGGAGTCTAGCCCTGAGTGTCATGCCCTTCAAATTCAACGAATATGGCGAAACACCCAGCAAAGAACATGGTGAAACCAATGATATCTGGCACAATTGTTTGAGTGAAGAATGGTATTCCAGCAACCACGGTGGTCTGACTTAACTTCAAAATTCCAGCAATCACGGTAGATAGGCTGAGTATTATTATCCCAGCTGCCTTTGCGAAAAAAGTGGGTAGAGTTTGAGGAAACTTGAATATTCCTGGCTCACTCTCAACAAATATCAGGAAGAATCCAGAAACAAAGACTGCTAAGCCTGCAGGTGTGTTGATCCATATTCCAACATGTACGGACTCAGTTACTGCAAGTATTCCAGCGAGTTTTGATGTGAGTACGACCACGTTCGATGGAAATCTGAGTTTAGGCATTGTTTACCTCCTTAGCGGAAACTCCTGAATCTTCTCGGGCCAGCGGAGGTTATTCTTGAGGAAAACCGGTTTTCCAGCCTTCTTTGCTTCAAGGATAATGTGTTTGACCCATTCTGGCTTTGGCGGTTTGTACGGGTTGGTTTGAGCACCTACGATTACCCAGTCAATGTAACCCCAAATCCAGTCTTCGAGATAAACTTCACCAAGAAGAGGCTCGAAGCTTACGAAGTTAAGAGTTCTATAGTTTTCTTCGTATCTCGGTAATTGAAGTATTCTATCTTGATCTAAATAACTCGTAACTGTGGTTCCAAGCCAGCAATTCTTGGGGAATCTGAACTCTTCGTATCTTGCTGGATTTTTTGTCAAAAACTGGAAAATATGCTGTGGATTATCTTCGGCGACCTTGATTACGGCTTTGATCCACTTTGCAGGAACCCAGTTGCCGAAGAGGTCACCCATTGAGCAAACGAAAATTTTTGACGATTTCTTGAGATTGTAAGGTTCTTCCAACCTCTCAGGGTGGAATGTGGGCTTATACCCATTTGGGAATATGGACCTAAATCGGTTGGCAATCTTGCGACCATAGCAGTAGGAGCAGCTGTGCAGGCAGCCAGTCACAGGGTTCCAAGTGTAATCGGTCCACTCGATTTTGGTGCGGTTCACTGGTCATCATCCTCCTTAAATCTCTTCTCAAGTCTTTCAAGAATATTATTCAGCCTTTGAAGTTCTGCGATTCTTTCTTTCTTGATTTTCTGTTCTCTGTGTACTAAATACACTGCAGAGATGATGAGAAAGACAAATAGTATCAGTAGACCATAAAAAATCGGATCAAGATATTGTGGAAGAGGGTAGACCTCATAAGTCGTCTCATTGATTCTTTTTACAATGTAGAGACTTTTCATGCTCTCACCAGCCTGACGGTGAGGCGATCGAGGAGATCCCTGACGATGGAGATTGCTTTCTGGATATCGTCTGTGGCGAAGTCGAATCTGCTCGCTGACTCGAGGAGGAGTTTGGCATCTTCGAGGTATGAGATGTACTCTATCAGGGCACGGATTTTCTTGAGTGGGAGATCTTCGCTGAGTCTCTCGAGGCATGTGTTGCAGATCACTCTGCCTTCGTGGATCAGGCCATCCTGAGTTTCAGTGTTGCAGAGAAGGCAGCGCATCGGAATCAACCTCCTTCAAATCTTTCAGCAGCAATCCGACAACCGCCATAATCAGCCCCGTGATGGCCATCCACTTGTCGTCAATTGTGAATGCGAAAATGGCCAATCCGACGCCGATGTAAGCGAGACCTTTTCCGAATTTGAGAAGATAGGCTTTAACAGCTCTGATATCACGCTCCAAATCCGTAGAAGGACGGAGAGCAATATAAAAACCCAGAACAGCAACAGCAAGCAATATTACTAAAGTCGTCATCACAATGGAGAATGTTAGATCTACGTATTCTTTTCCGTAATAGTAGTAGTCGCTCGTGTTGAACGAGATATATGTAAATCTGCTCGTTGCCTCAGGGATCACAAGAATCAACCTCCTCTTGCTTAGTTTTCTCGCTGCTATCTTCTTCAAGAAGCCAAATTAAGAACACCATACCAAGAATCAATGCAAAAAAGAGTATCCCTAGGACTCTCCACTGATACTCATTGAGGAATGAAGAAGGATAGTACACTATCTCTACTTTGCCGCTCTCTTTCAGATGAAAGGAATGTGGTTTAATGTAGATTCCTGGATCTATTTGGCAGTAGATTTCTCCATCTTTGAGTGAGCAATGAACTCTATCTTGATCCACCACTATGCTCTCTCCCACAGGATATGTTAGAGCTCCTCCAATAGCCCAGAGAACTAAAAGCACAGCAAGAAGTTTAAGGTAGCTCATTAGGATCAACCTCCTGTGGTTTCAGAATCGCCGCTAATCCAAATGATATTCCAGCAAGCCACCACGGAATCAGCTGGAATTCGACAACCCAGACCTCCTGTTCTGGATTCCAAGAACCGTAAATGCACTCCCAAGCCTGCTTAAACTCTTCTAAAGAGTTGTATCCCTCTTTTTTGATGTCCTCGTCGCTGATATCTCCAAGTCTCTCTTTGTGCAGACCAGTAACTCTGATCAACGCAAAATATTCGCTCGAGTAGAGCTTTGTTTTGGCCCTGTAAACTCCTCCTACCTTTACTCTCGGCCTCTTCCAGATTCTGCGAGTCTGCGTTTTCTTGCCTTCCAGGATCAATTTGACGTGTTCAGGTTTGAATAGCAGGGGCATCAGGCATCAGCCCTCCTCACTTTCTAATTCTCCACGCATATCTGGTCTTCTTACCGCAATCTATGCACTTTCTGAGTCTCGATGGTGGAAACATCACTTGTTCAGCTTCTTTTCCATCTATGAGTGTCTTTTCAATTCCAAACCCATACTCAAATGGGACAGATTCGACTTTGTGGTACTTCCCTGCACATATCGGACAGATGTAAACATTCCGAGACATCAAGCATCATCCCTCTGCTCCAATATCATGCCCACTCCCAGTTTCGGGATGTGGTGGACGGCGAGAGTGGAGGTGTGCAGACGAAGAAGGCAAAATCGCAACATTATCCCGCTGGGAGTGGACTTCCTCGACAGAACAGATGTCGCGGAACTCGCAGTAGCGGCACTCCCATTCTTTGTCGGTCTTAGGTGGCAGATCCCAGCGGCAGAAGCGCTTTGGATCTGGCATCATCCATCACCTAAGCATCAGCCCCCTCGAGGATCTGAAAATCGCTGAGAGAGTAGTTCTCTCTCTGGAGCGGGATGAGTTTCAGTTCGAAAACAGCTCCCTTTTGCAGGAGAGGAATTGCATCTCTGAGGTCTTCAGCAGTTTCCGCCTTGATGGTTATGGTTATATCGACGATGCCCTCTCCTTCAAGCTTGGCCTTGAAGGTGCTGTCTTTCAGGGTTTCCTTGGCTGAGACCTCTTTGAGGGTGACATGCATGCTATCACGCCCTGTAAGATTTCCTCGCGCAGTAGCCGTCGAAGTGGCAGTGTCCCTTGTGGTAGTGCAGGCAATGGGATTCGGAGCAGTAGGTTGTTAGTTTCCAAGATCCGGACATGGCTCTCCCTCCTCAAATCGCTTTTCATCAATAGTCCTCCTCTCCAAAAGCACTACAATGTCCTTAATCTCCTCGTAGTTGTTCTTCAGCCGGTTGGCAAGAAGCGGATAGTTATCTGCGAGGATTAAGGTTGCTGTTTTAAGGGATGAAAGACTGATCTTTAGATGGGTAATTGCTGTCTCAGTGGACTGATTTTTTATTGTTTTCAAATCCGGCATGCTGCAATCACCTCTCTTTCCCCGCAAAATCTCCTGATCTCCTCTTTGACCTTCTCTGGAATCTCGAAAATCGGGAGTAGGTTCTCTTTGATCTTCTGGATGATTTCGTCTGCTGTCTGGGCTTGTTCTGTTGCGAGTGTGCGGTATTTGCCGCTCCAGTATCTGCGGATGAATGTGATTTTGTAGCCCTGCTTTCGCTTGTATTTGCGGATTTTGATGAATTCGAAGCCGCTCCATGTCTCGCCGAGCGGGATTGTCAGTTCAGGTTCGATGACCGCGCCGCATTCGCAGCAGACGTAGGTGTTGTCGTCAAGGGGTTCGAAGCAGCTGGTGTTGCCGCAGCTTGAGCAGTTCACAAACTACACCTCCGCCTCGATGGCTTTCTTGACGATGAAAAGTGTAGCCAAGAAGTCGGGGCTGTGCCTGTGGCGTTCTGGCTCTGGGATCCTACCGAGCCAGTCGAGGAATTCCTGATCGTCTATTTTGAGCTTCCTCAGGGGGAGCTGGAGGGACTGCACGCTATCACCCCACCACAGAACTATCTGATCTTATCCTCAACATCTCTCGGCAGCTTGAAAATGGGAAGCAGAGATTCGTTGATCTTCCGGCTCAAAATCCAAGTACATACTCTTTTTCTTGACAATCGACCGAAGCAGAAGAATCAAATTTGCTCTAAGAGCTCTCTTCAGATCTTTTGCATGTGATTCTGTGGAGTAGTCCAGGTGGTAAAAGCTCAGCTCTTTCATGTGCTCGCAGAAGCGCTCTATAGTTTTGTATGCGTCGTAGACTTCATCCAGCTCTTCTTTGCTGATTTTCTTGGGTTCCTCCAGTATTAGCTCCTCCAGTTTTTTATCCATATGACATCACCCTCCTCCACAATAAACATTGCAAGCAAGACATCACGGTGCGCTTCGATAAAGTGTTGAACAGCTTCATCTTCAGAGATAAGCCTCCTTCCGCACTCATTGCAGTAGAATGGCATCAGGCATCACCCATTGCAATTTCCTCAGCAAGCTGATCCTTCTCCCAAGAATCCCATTCGTCTTCGAAGTCCATTCTGTCTTCCAGGGTGTCGAAATCTTCTTCGACAATGGACCCATCTCGAATGTTTCTTCGACTCTCAAGGAACTCCTTTAACTGTTTGAGGAACTTGAAAATTGTCTCTCCTTCCTTTCTCGTCACATCGATGTACTTTTCACCGTAGTCTATGCTTATCTTGTATCTATGTTGCTTAGAATCGTAGTAGAAGTTGAACGAGTGTTTGAAGAGTTTGATCTCTCGGTAGTACTCGGGCATCAGGCATCAGCCCTCCTCAGCATCTCTTCTTTTATCTCCTTTATGAGGGCGTCAAAGTTCACCACGAGATATTCTCTGTTTTTGTTGGTGGCAAGGTAATTTGCAAGCTTTACCACCACATCCAGAGGGAGTTCATTTCCGTCGTCAAGAGCGAATTCGCAGATATCGTCAATGAGAATTACTCTCAGCACTTCTTTGTCAAGTTCTATGATGTTTGCTTTGCTGAGATCGACGATTCTTGCATCTTCTTCTCCAACAAAAAGGAGGATCATTTGGCATCGACCTCCTCGAACCTCGCATGCTCACAGGCACAGCCACCCCAGATGCAGCTGTTGACGCTGCGATCACAGTCGGGCTTTGTGCAGTAGATCCGCATGACCAGCTTCATCAGGCATCAGCCTCCTCCTTGGATATCATTTTAGAAATGCAGTTCAAGCAGAGCCAGTCTTGTGTCAAGAATCCACATCTGAGGCATCTTCTCCACCCTGTCGAACAAGGCATAATATCACCTCACGGCCAGGCGAGTCTTTTGAGCACGCACACACACAGTCCTTCATCCTCTTGCACGAACCAAGCGCAACGCTCGCCGATGCAGAGCGGCTCCTGCACCTTATTCGGAACGCCAGCTATGGTGTAGGCCAAAGCCCTGAGTGGGCAGATCTTGTGCTGCGGCTCGATGTCTTCGGTAAGTGGTTCGACCTCAAGGACTGGCACTCAAACCACCTCCGCATCGCTGATGATCTCGCAGTCTCCGTCGCTGTCGATCAGAACGGACTTGGCGCCGAGCAGACCCTTTCGCTTCAGGTCTTCTCTGATTAAGTCTCGGATGTACGCCGAGATCGTGTCCCAGCCCTCTATTTTCATCGCCTTCCTGATCAGCCCATCCCACATTTCGGGCACATCTGAACAAACCTTCAACTCGCAACACCTCCTAAATGACCCTTAGTATCTTTTAAGATACCAAAATATTTATAGGTTTCGTTAAGAATACATAGTATCCTTAAA